>Cinder_p1__coassemble_1222_pt1 | contig 18548 bp, 10 predicted proteins | sample Cinder_p1__metabat2_high_PE_022 | metagenome-assembled genome bin Cinder_p1
AGATTATTTAATGCCTGATTCAAAGCAATTTCTACCTTAGGCCAAACGCTTTCCACATCAAAGAAGCCTTCCTTAACGTTGATAACATCGTCAAAGCGAGCGATGTTCATAACCTCTACAGCTTCGTTCATATTGAGCTTTTCAGCACCAATAGCCTCGGCAATATCCATCAGTGCCTTGTGATAGGCAGCTGCCAGATTTTTATCAACCTTTAAGGTTGCGTTGTCGCTAGTAGTATAGTCTGCATTAATAAAAACATCGATACGACCACGACTGATGGTTTTAAGAATAGTTTTACGGATTTTATCCTCAATAGGATTTAAGAAACGGGGCAGACGCACTGCAACCTCGTTATAACGATGGTTGACGGTTTTCATTTCAATAGTAATAGAAAAATTAGCGTCTTCGTATTCGCCACGGCCAAAGCCTGTCATACTTTTTAACACGAGTAGCCTCCTAACCTCCCCATATAGGGATGAGTTTTTTGAGTTTTCAACACTTAAAACATAAGTCATTTATAATATGCTTATATTAACAATTAATTATACCATAGATTTCGCCATTTTTCAGCTTTTTTCGGCAGTTTTCTTTGCGAAGGTCACTTTTTCGGAGTATAATGGTACAAATAACCTTTATAAGGAGGTACTTATGAATTTAGAGGGCCTTACCTTGAAATTAGTCAACGACCATCTGAAAGAGGAGCTTTTAGGTGGTAAAATATATCGTGTTTTTATGCCAACTCCTCACTCTCTTTTACTTATGATTAAAAGAGACCGCGATACCACTGCTCTTTTAGCAGAGCTAAACGGTGGCAGTCCGGCGCTGTATATTCCTAAGCAGCTGCCTGAAAATCCAGATGTTCCCCCTGCCTTTTGCATGCTGCTACGTAAGCATTTAGAAGAAGGACGCATCACTGCTATTAAGCAGCAGGATTTGGACCGTATCATCACTTTAGAAATAGATATGTTAGGTGCCAGCAGTAAGATCATTACCAAAAAGCTTATCTTTGAGCTTACTGGCAAGAACAGCAATATTATTTTGGAGCAGGAAGGCATTATTATTGACAGCATTAAGCACATCGGTGCCTCTCAAAGCAGCTATCGCCTGATTTTACCAGGTAAGGAGTATGTAGCACCGCCACCACAAAGCGGCCTTAATCCTCTCACTGCCAATCCAATGGAGCTGGTACGTATCGCAAATGCTGCCCCTGCTGCTACCTTTTTAAAAGGCTTCATTGCTAATACAGTTGGTCTCGGTAAATATACTGCCAGCGAGCTTTTAACAGCTGCAGATATTATTATTAATCAGGTCAAGCTTGAGCCTGCTGAGGAAAAAGCTTTAGCCGCTACTATTAGCAATCTGCAGGAACGGTTAAATGGCAACGGTCCCAAACCAGTTTATGCCATCATTGGCCGCACAAACCAAGTAAAAACTATTTTAACACTACAACCACAAATTTTAGAGACTGGTGCTAGCGTAAAGGAATTCTCTAATATTAACGATGCTATTTGCTATGCCATGAGCCTTAAGCCAATTCAGCTGCCTCAGCATGAACAGCTGCAAAAGTTAGTTAGTGCCGAAACTGCCAAGCTGGAGAAAAAGCTACAGGCATTAGAAAAGGACCTTAATAACGCTCAGGATGCCGAAGCTCAGCGCATGCTGGCAGATACCATCATGGCCAATATTTATCAAATAAAAAAAGGGCAAACTAGTGCTGACCTAATTAATATTTATGATGGTGAGCCTGTTACCGTCAGCCTTTCCCCCATTCTGTCGCCTACAGAAAATGCCCAAGCATATTATAAGCGCTACAACAAATATAAACGCGCACAGGTTGAGGTTCAGCTGCAAATGGAAGCGGCAAAGGAAATGCTCCAATATCTAGCCAGCCTTGATTCCTCCTTAATGACTGCTGTTACTAAAGCAGAGGTAGAGGAAATTCGTCAGGAAATGATTGCCTCCGACCTTATCAAGGAGATTGGTAAAAAGAAAAAGTCTTTAGCACAAAAATCCATGCCTCTGCATATTAAGCTCAATGATGAAGCTGATTTATATATTGGCAAAAACAATAAGCAGAATGACTACGTTACCTTCACCATGGGTGGACCTAGGGATTTGTGGTTCCACACTAAGGATATTCCTGGCTCTCACCTTATTCTAAAAACTACCTTGCCTGAATATCGACAATCAGATATAGAAATTGCCGTACAGCTAGCAGCCTACTTCAGTAAAGCCCGCAGTGGCAGCAATATTCCGGTAGACTGTGTACAAAGACGTTATGTCAAAAAGCCTGCAGGCAGCAAGCCCGGCTTCGTCATCTTCACTAACCAGAAAACCTACTACACAACTCCTGATGAAACTTTGATAAACAAACTGCTAGAGTAATTTTATGATACAGAAAAGCCTTGCTTTCAATAACAGAAGGCAAGGCTTTTTACATAAGAAAAACCTGCTCCCAATGAGAGCAGGTTTAATTATTTGTGCCGTATTATTTTAACTAAGCCTATACTTAGTCAGTGAAGTTATCAAAATAACCTTGTACCAGTACAAGCGGAGTACCTTTATCACCGCTGCCGCTGGTAAGATCGCACAGAGAGCCAATCAGGTCAGTCAGCTGTCTGGGGGTAGTGCCTTGAGCTGCCATATTGCCTACCAGGCTACCGTTTTTCTCCTTAATACGTTGGCTGATAGCTGCCTTCAAATCAGCGCCCTTCAAATCCTTGAAGTCGTTGTCTGCCAGATATTTCAGCTTCAGTTCGTTAGGAGTACCAATCAGGCCATGAGTAAATGCAGGAGATACAACGGGGTCAGCCAGCTCCCAAATTTTACCTTGGGGATCCTTAAATGCGCCGTCGCCATAAACCATAACCTCAACATGCTTGCCAGTCAGGTCCAGTAACTGCTTTTGAATATCCTCTACAACGTCTTGGCATTCTCTGGGGAACAGCTTGATTTGGTCTTCGGTGGATTTGTTGGAGCCCAACAGACCATATCTAGTATTGTAGCCGCTGCCATTAATAGGAGCATTCATAATGTCATCCAGACCGCAAACAACTTTAGCACCAGCTGCCTTCAGAATACGTTTAGTTCTTACACGAGTATGAATATCGCAGGTAAGAACGCAATCAGTGTAGTTCAGGATAGTTTTAGCTTGGTTAGCAAAAATAACCTCAACCTCAGCACCTGCTTCTTTAATCAGGTTTGCATAATATTCTACATAGTCAACACCAGTGAATTCGTGCTTGTTTTCGCCAAACAGCTCACGATATTTTTCCAGTGTCAGTACATCGCTGTAAGGATTGATGCCTGCTTCATCCAGTTGGTCATAGGTCAGCAGTGCATTACCAACCTCGTCGCTAGGATAGCTGAGCATTAAAACAACTTTTTTCGCACCCATTGCAATGCCCTTCAGGCAAATAGCAAAACGGTTACGAGACAGAATCGGGAAAATTACACCGATAGTTTCGCCGCCCAGCTTAGCCTTAACGTCAGCAGCAATGTCCTCAACAGAAGTATAGTTGCCTTGAGATCTTGCAACAACGGATTCAGTTACAGAAACAACGTCTCTGTCACGCAGTTCAAAGCCTTCGCTTTCAGCTGCCTCCATCAGGCTCTTAACAACAATGCCGGCAATATCATCGCCTTGGCGGATAATCGGACAACGAATACCTCGAGAAATAGTCCCTACTTTTCTTTCCATAAAATGTGCCTCCAAAAATTTAACAGATTATAATACAGCATATTTTTGTATTGGTAAATCTATCAGATTAGTGACATCCTTCCGCTGTACAATAAACAGCAGAAGCTTCTTGCTTCAATGAGAGCAATATCAGCTAACAGATGACCTTGGCTTCTCTCCACAAGCGTAACTTTCCATGTGCCCCATGGTAGTTCTTGTACAAGCTCTTCTGATAACAGCAACTATCACAGCAGACCTTATACAATCGAAACATTCATAATTATTTTAACGTAAACAACCTGATACTGCAAGAGATAATTGGTATATTCCCATATTTTTGTTAATAGTATAAAAGAGAATAGCAAAAAGCAACACAAAGTGTAACATTTCTTACAGTATTCCTATAATAACAAATCAAACTTTGAGCTGATAGTTAACAGTTTTTCACTTTAACGCCCTATTTTTACTGACTACAAGCAAAAAAAATCTTATTTTTTCCGAACATTAATCATAAAATCAAGAATCTCGTACTGATTAAAAAGAGACGGCCATCGCTGACCGTCTCCTTACTATGCTTTTAAACCCTTCAGGTTAGATATCGAACAGGATATCATCCATATATTTGCGCATCTTCTCTAGCTTCTTGCGAATCATAGTAATCTTAGTAGCATCACGAGCCACAATTTGTTCAATCTTAGTGCGTTGCTGCAGATATTCTCTTTCCATACCTCTGAGATAAGCACGCAGCTCCAATGCAGCAGGCTCTTCACGCAGGCCTTCACATTCGTGAATTTGCCATTCCGTACCATTAATTTCAATGCAATCGCCAAAGCGAGGAACATAGGCTGCAGTGCCCAGGCGACGATTCAGCTCATCGGCAAAGTTCATCGCAGCATCAATTTCGCCATGCATTACCATAAAGGCCTTTGGCTTTTCCTTCATAGCGCCAAACCAAGTCAGCATCTGCTCCTTGTCAGCATGAGCAGAATATCCACGCATATTAACAATGCGAGCCTTAACCCTAATATCCTCACCCATAATCTTAACACGCTTAGCCCCATCTACAAGACGACGTCCCATGGAGCCTTCTGCCTGATAGCCAGCAAAAATTACGCAGCAGTCATCACGCCATAGATTATGCTTCAGGTGATGCAAAATACGACCTGCATCTGCCATACCGCTAGCAGAAAGAATAATCTTGGGTCCAACCATATCATTAATAGCCATAGATTCCTGAGCAGTAGCAGTAAAGCGCAGGTTGTGCATAGCAACTAAACGACGTCCCTGCATTTCATAAAGGGCACGTGCCTCCTCATCATACTCATCAGGATTAGTCATAGTAATCTGAGTTGCCTTATTGGCCATGGGGCTATCAACATAAATTGGAATATCAGGAATACGTCCCTCAGCTAACAGCTTTTGGAAGTAGTATAAAAGCACCTGAGTACGACCAACTGCAAAGGCCGGAATAATTATGTTGCCACCCTTTTCTGCCGTTTCGTTAATTACCTTGGCCAACTCGGCCTCTTTATCGTACACCTCATGAACTCTGTTGCCATAGGTAGACTCTGTAATAATAAAGTCTGCGCCAGAAATATTGTCCGGATCCTCAATAATAGGCTGATTGGGCTGACCTATATCACCAGTAAATACTAGCTTAGTATGCTTTTCGCCCTCAGTAACATACATTTCTACAATAGCAGAGCCTAAAATATGACCTGCAACTCTAAAAATTACCTTAATACCATCTACAACCTTAAATTCCTTATTAAATTCATGAACCCTAAACAGCTTTAAGGCTCTATAGGCATCATCAACAGTAAATAGAGGCTCTACAAACTTTTTACCGGCACGCATCCCCTTACGATTTAACAGCTCTGCATCACCCTCTTGAATATGAGCACTATCAGGTAAAAGTACGGAGCACAGCTCTTCCGTAGACTTGGTGCAATGTACAGGACCACTAAAGCCATATTTAACCAGCTTAGGAATCAAACCACTGTGGTCAACGTGGGCGTGAGTCAGCACTAAGGCATCAATATCAGCAGGATTAAACATAAAATCCTTTTCATTGAAGGCTTTTACAAGCTTAGAGCCTTGGAACATACCACAGTCAACCAAAATCTTCTTATCTGCCACCTCTAAAAGATAGCAGGAGCCAGTAACAGTACGAGCAGCGCCTAAGAAAGAAATCCTCATAGCAAAACCCCCTTACACAATGCCTGCAAAGCTTAAAGCAAGATGCTTAAACTTTATATTCCATTTTAATAGCTTATATCTAATAAAGCCAAAAACTCCAAAACCATAACAGATATTTAAGAAAACAAATACAGCCTGCAAACTTTAGTAAAAATGCAACCAATCCCTTAACCCTGTACATAGCAAAAGGAATGCCCAAGCAAAATTACTTATGCGTAGTAATTCGCCAAAGGCATTCCTATATCCTGCCCCCATCATCAATGTAGGGATAAGTTCATAATTATGACAAAATTGCTTTAAAAACTGTTAGTAATATTACACTGTCATGCAGCAAAGCAACAGTCTTCCTGCATTGTTCAAATACATAAGCTTTCAGCAATAATTTCGTAAATTCAAAGCTGCTATAGCAATCCATTAGCCATAAGAGCTGCTTTTTACAGCGTGCTTTAAAGCCTTTTATTACAGCAGCCATAATTTTGTCAGCAACATTCCAATCAGTACATCAAATTAATGCTGCTATATTTTTTAGTCCTCTTTAAAGTCTAGGCTTGCAGTAACGACAATTTCACTTTTTAGCTAAATAACTGCAAACAATATAGGCTAGGCCTGCCACTAAGGCACCGTAGGCACGTAAACGCAGCTTATTTTCATCCACTGCATCACTATTGGCGTTCTTCAGCACCTTAATACCATGGAGCAAAAGAAATACAGACACAGCCACAGCTCCCAAAGCTAAATAGTCCCAGCTATCTGCTAACGCTAAATATTCACTCATATATCTACCACCAACTACTTGGTTTATCCTTTCCCCCATCCACGTAGGTAATTATTCATCATCGCCAGGACACATGTAAGCGTAGGGACAATAGCAGCAGTAATCCAATCTGCAGGGAAAATCCTCCTCTGCAGCAGAGCTGCTAATTTTTTCGCACAACGCCACAGCCTCCTGCCAATAATCCTTATCCTGAGGCATCTTAAAGCAGGATAAATTTTGTAAATAATGCAAAGCACAATCCTTAACCCTGCGTCCAAACAGCTTTTCTGCCGCACGCTTATAAATAGCCAGCTGATAAACATAGCCTAAGGGTACCTCGTCTGGCTCTGGAGCACGACCTGTTTTATAGTCAATAATGGACCAGCTGCCATCCTGATTTTGACCTAAGCTATCAATAACACCATGAAGCACCAGTCCGTTATCCTCGTATAGCGCAAACTCTAGCTCTCGGTCACGCTCAAAGCTATCTGCCAGCTCCTTGTATAAATCACTCTTAATATAGCTATAAAAAAGCTCCGCAGCCTTAGCAGCCTTTTGTCCACGTGCATGCTCGTAAACAGCACTATTAAAGGCAGCATCAGCATCACTATTATATTTTTCTAAAGCAGTATGAACAATTAAGCCAGTAATATTTGCTGGCAGATTTTGACTGCAGCCAGTGTCCTCTCGCTCCTCCATAGGCAAGCCCAAAACCTGCTCGTAATAGTAGGAACGTGGACAATGGAGATATTCCTGCAAATTAGAAGCTGTAAAATGACGACGACCACTGGATTTGGTATCCACAAAGGGAGCTATGGAAGCTTTTAGCTCATCATCAACTGTAATTTGAGAGCCCTGCATTAGGCTTCCAGACTCCGCAGCAGTATCATCTTGTTCTACAACCTTCATAGCCGCTGCCTCATCCTCTGTCTTACCACCTAAAATGGATAAAAGCTGCTCCAGCCAGTTTTTACCCACCAGCTCTGTACGCTCTAGCTTACCAAACAGGCTTCCCTTCTCCAGCTTTTCTGCATCAACAGCGTTAAGCAAAAATAGTCTTTCCTCTGCACGTGTCATTACTACGTACAAAAGACGCAGCAGCTCCTCCTGCTCCAATGCCTTGTCCGTTTTACTTAATTCCTCATAAACACCTGTTTTAACCAGCTCTCCCTGATAAGCAATTTTTATGCCTAAACCGCTTTCCAGCAGTCCGTCCATTCTTTTAGCCGACCTACTAGACTTGCCTGGCAAATATCTGATGCCATCCGTATTACTAGTCATGCTTTTATCAAGAAAGGGTACAAAAACAGTATTAAACTCCAGTCCCTTAGATTTATGGATAGTCATGATTTGTACTGCATCCTCCAAGGGAAGATTTACAGACCTATCATCTGCATTCATAGCACGCTTTCGTTTAACGTAGCTTAACCAATCACCCAATGCTCCTCCATGAGCAGCACTATATTTTTGAGACATTTCCTCTAGCTTGCGTACATTAGCCAATCTATTGGCTCCATGCAGCTGCCTAGAAAGCACTACATCTAGCCTCAGCAATTGCCACAGCTGCTCCCATAATACGCTTAAGCTGTTGAAGGAAGCAGTATTGCGCAGCTGTGCCAAAACTTCAGCTGCTCGCTTTAACCTTGCACCCTGCTCCTGACCATAACCTTCCCATGCTGCAGTCTGCAAATTATCCCATAAACTATCAGCTTCGCCCTCCACAAACAAGCGCGAAATAGCATTATCATCAACTCCAAAATAGGGTGAGCGCAGCACACCTGCCAGTTGAATGCTATTATGCTTGTTTTGCAGCACCTGCAGAAGATTGAGTACGTCCAAAATCTCCTGTTGGTCATAAAAGCCCTTAGCATCAATTATTTGATAAGGAACAGCCTTTTCCATAAAGGCCTCTACAATGAACTTATTGTAGGTGGTAGCACGCACCAAAACAGCCATATCACCATATTTAACGCCGGACTTGTGCAGCTCCACTATCTTATTAGCCATCCCCTGAGCCTCCAGCAAGCGCTGATTAGCTGACATTTCATCTTTACTCATGGGCAATAGAATCAGCTCAGGAATTAAGGGGCTGCCCTTTTCCTTATTACCAAAGTCCAAGCTTTCAAAGCAGATGGCACCTGCTCCTACATCCTTTTTCTCACCTAAAAGCTGTCTAAAGGCTGCGTTACAAGCCTCTAGCACCTTATCAGAGCTACGATAATTGACGCCCATTTCCAGGTTGCCTACTCTGATATCAGCCTCCTCCTCAGGGTTGAAGGGAACTAGCCTTTTATTAGTGTTGGCAATATCGCTTTGCACTCTTAAAAATACGCTGACATCAGCGTTGCGGAAGCGATAAATAGACTGCTTAGGGTCACCTACAATAAAAAGCTTGCGTCCGTTCAGCTCCTCGGCATCGCCACCACACAGCAAATACACCAGCTGACGCTGCTTATCATTAGTATCCTGAAACTCATCAACCATGATGTGCTTAAATTTGCGCACATATTTTTGACAAACAAGCGGATTATGCTTCAGCAGACGAATGGCCATATTCTCCAAATCATCAAAATTGAGCATATCCTGCTTTAGCTTTTCCTGCTCTAAATAATCCTGCAGTCCCTTCAAAACATTATCCCACGCAGATAAATAACCCTCATCCAAGGCTTTTTTATCTGCCACATAAGCATCCAGCTCCTTCACAAGGCTAGTAACAGGCTTGACCCACTCTGTATTACTTTTAGAAGCCCTCAAACCTTCTGTTAGAGACTTTAGCCAGCCATAATCTGGCTCACTTTCTAAGATAGTATGACGAACACTATCCATATCGTCAGCCAAAGCATCTAGCTTTTTTCTACCATCCGAGGTTTTTGTCTTATAGCATTGGTCTCTATTTTCAACCATAAGCACAACTAAGCGATACAGCTCACTAAGCTTTGCTTTTAGCTCTTTAATTCTTTTTTCATAAACCGGAATGGTATCCTGCTTAAAATCATAGCCTACAATTTTGGGATAAACAGCCTGCAGCTGAGACTCTAAGGAATCCAAGCCATAAACATCTGCCAAAAAAGCCACATCTGTATTTTCCTGCTTTAGCTGTTGACGCAAAAAGCTTTTAATGCCGTTGTGGATAAAATCATCATTATCAAAATCCTCAAGAGTAATAAAGCTAGGGTCAATACCTGCCTCTACAGGGTTTTCGCGAAGCACACGTCCACAAAAGCTGTGCATCGTATTAATCTGCGCACGCTCCAAGCTTTCTAGCTGCTGCTTCCAAAACTCCTTATTATCATTATCAGCTGCTTGCAACAGATTTCCTTCCTCGTCATACTTGCCATTAATCTTGATGCTGATGGATTCGCGAATACGCTCCTTCATTTCACCAGCAGCCTTTTTAGTGAAGGTAATAGCCATAATGTCTGCTGCGTTAACTGGCTCGCGCTCTGGATGCATAGCACTATCGTGCAAAATGTGCACAAAGCGTTCAACCAAAACTCTGGTCTTGCCGCTTCCTGCACCTGCAGATACAGAAATATTTCTATCTATGGTATAGACTGCCTTTTTTTGCTGCTTATTAAACTCCATTACTCTTCACCTTCCTTTCCCAGCTGCTGTATTTCCTTATATCGGCAAATATCCATTAATGGACAGTAGTCACTACATTGACGCTGCTTCAAAACAGCAAAGTCACCACTATAAATACCGCTGATATATTCCTTAAGGTAATCAAGGCTTTGCTTTTTAAAATCCTCCCACTCCATATTAAATTTATTGCTGTTCTTTAAATTAGCATTGCCTGAGCTAGCAAAAAGGGCTGTGCTGACACGCTTAGCATCAACAATAGAGTAATAGGTTTCACCTAAAATCTTCCTACCGCCATAAAAGGAGGCCTCTACGGACAGCATATAAATTGGCATTTGCATATCTAGGCCCTCGCTAAGCTTACTTACGGCAGGCGCAGAATTTTTAGTACGCTTATAATCTGTTACTAGTGCAATGTCAGCAGAGGCATCAATTCTATCAATTTTACCCTTAAGGTATACCTTTTTCCCCTTGTATTTTAGCTCATCTAGGGCCACCTCAAACTCCCATTCTGTTGCTGCAGGGGTCATTACCGGCATCAGCGCCTGGTCCTCAAGCTCAAAGCGCAGCCATTTTTGCAAATTGCGCAGCATACGTGGCTTTTCCGCCTGCCATGCCTCATTATCTACAAGAATACCCTTATTGATGTTTTCCTGACACACCTCTGTAAAAAGCTCTGTCAGGCGCTGTGGCAAGGCCATCTGCTCCTCACTGGTCAGCTCTGTTAATCTTGTATGCAAATACTCCCTTATAAAGCGGTCCATAACAGCATGATAAATATTGCCCTCATCCAGCTTATTCAGCCTATCCTCTCTATCGCCAAATTCATCCTGCTTCCATACACGTTTACCAAGATACATAAAGGGACAGGCAGCATAAGCCTCCAAGGCAGAGGGACTAAAGCTATTGCCAACCCTTTTACGGATTACGCCCTCCAGCTCTGCTGTAAGCACGCCGTTATAGCGTCCATTTTGTTTAAGAGCAACCTCATCTGCTGCTGTAATATTAGTCAGCGGTGCATCTGTAGACAATAGGCCGCTTACTAATAGCTCCTGCTCCTTAGACAGCTGCTTTTCCTTATTGTAGGCAGCAGAATATTCCCTGCGCAGGATATCAACCTCTGCACTATCTAAAATGGCTTCACCAACCTGCTCCTTTAGCCATTGCTGGTCACAGCTGTGACCTAAGCAGTATAGCTCATTGGCAGAAGCAGGCTCCTTAGTCAGAACTTTTTCCGTCCTAACATTGGCAAACAGCCTTTGCACCTCTTCCACATAACGACTAGCACCGTTTTCATCATCCTCAAACCAGGTCAGCACCAGCCCCTGCTCCGCAGCTGCCACCGCAGAAGCAAAAAAGTAGGCATCCTCAGCGTAAGCAGCTGCTGTGTTGGGCATTTCAATACCAAGGCTCATCAGCTCACCACGCTCTTGGTCACTATAGACCTTATTATCACGCCGCTTATAGGTTTTTCCTAAAAGCTCACGCTCATTATCATCATAAAGCCAGCTTTCTGTCTTGCCACTAGGAAATTCACCCTCACGCATTCCTAACATAAAAACATAGTCACGCTTTAATCCCTGCAAATTAATGGCCTCCGTTACCAGCACGCCATCCTGACGACCATCTGCCAAGGTAATCTGCACGCCCTTAACCGCTTCGTTAAAAAGCTGGCGCCATTCCTGCAAGCTGCAAACAAGCCCTCTTTTTTCGCAGGTTGCATAATCACCTGCCAAAGCTGTTAAGGCCTCCACCAGCTTTTTCTTAGCTAAAAGCATTTCCTGCAGCTGTTCAATAGTAATGCAGCAGCTACATTTATTTTTAACGCTGTCCTTATACATACGGCCAAAATATTGGTCCAGCTGTAATCCCTTTAACAGCTCCAAAATAGCTTCAACGTATTTTTCCAGCTCTGCCTTAAACGGAACGCTGGTGATAAATTCGTTAATAAGCTCCAGCTTAGCATCCTCAGGATAATTACCCTGCTCCTGCTCAAATTTAATGCGATCTCTAATTTCAGCAGGACTATTAAAATATTTCTCCTGCTGCAGCTTAGTAATCTTTTCACCATCTATAGTAAAGATAAGGCGTCCAATGGCAGACTCTAGCAGCTTAAAATAAGCCTGTGCTCCCTGATAGCTGTTTTCTACAGACTGCAAAAGCAGCTGCACAAAGCTAGTAATCGGCTCGCTGCCAAGCTCCGCTGTTTTGGGCAAACTAATAGGCAGTCCATATTCGTCTGCTAAAGCACGCAAGCCTGTATAATTGGCAAAGTCACGCACAACAAGAACAATATCATCTGCAGCAGTCCTCGCCCTTTCTGCGCCAAAAAGAGTGCTTTTGCCCTGCAGTAAGCGCTTAACCTGAGTAAGTACCCAACGCATTTCCTCATCATGACTGCGAAAGCTGAATGTATGTACCTGCTCCGTCTGTGGTCTAGACTGAATTGGTACATCATTATATAAATTTTTACGCAAATGCTCACTCATAGCAGAAGCAGCCTGTCCACACTCTAAACGCTGCTCCACGCCTAAATAGCCTACAAAGGTAGCATAGGCTGCATCCACCGCTCTAAAAATGCTATCACGATTCTTTTCATAGGTAATACCAATCTTAAGCTGGCAATGCTGCCCCAAGGCATGAACAAAGCTATGCTTTAAAACATCCAGCGTATAAAAATCGCTCAAATATACATGAGACCAGGGAATAACGGGATTTTCACGCTCTAAAACCTCTAAGGCCAGCTTAAATTTACCCTCCAGATCGTACCATTTGTGCTTATCGAGTTCAGCACAATATTCATCGTATAAAAAAGTTATTTCCCTATCCTTCATGCCTAAGGAATCCTGCCTGTCCCATGCCTCTATAGCAAAATCAAGCTCCTCAGCAGTAGCACCGCTGCGAGAAAGCTGACCAATTAAAGAGGTTACTGAAGAAACAAAGCCTCTTTTCTCCGCCAGCTTGGCAAAATGCACCAGCCTGCCCTGATTCAAAAGTCTTTTTATAATACTCTGTACAATAATCTCCTGAGTACGACGGTTAATTTCCTTATACTCCATATAACCATTACGATTAAGCAGCTTGGCAGCCATTTCATCAAGGCCCAGGCTTTTTATACCATGCTGACGCAAAACCTGCTCCTTTAGCTTGCCATTAGGAACAACAAGGACACCCTTAGGCAAATGCTTAAGCTCTTCGCAAAAAATATCTCTAGCAGCCTCACCTAAAGGCGCACAATAAAAATTACTCATCACAAGCCTCCTACAACCAACTACATATTATCATACCAGGAGCTTTTTACACGCACCCATTTATCACCAAAGGACTTGTCACGTACTCTAAGCCATTGCCCCTCGTCAACTGGATAAACCTTACTTTTAGGAACATCTAGATGGATGTTGTAGTTATCCTCTGTTTGCGCCATTATGGTTACTAAATCGTCTGCCTCATTAATGCTGATAAATTTAAAAAAGCTGCCCTGCTTTAACCTATAAGCAGCACCATTATTGGCATCAACAGTAATATCCTCGTTGATGTAAACCATAGTTGGAGCACCATACTTAACCTTTTCCAGCACAATAGCATCTATATTTTTAGGAATAATCCTGCGGTCAGCATAGGCAGTGGGCGCTTCATACAGGGCCGTGCCAGATTTTACTTTCATTATCTCAGCATTTTTAGCACCTATTATATTACCTAATAAGGCGCCTACTACAAATAAAACTACAGCCAAAGCAATTGTAATTGTTCTATTCATCTTCAGTCACCTCATTTCACAGCACGCACATCTACTGCTTCATTATACACATAGCCCTCTTGACCGCTTTCTGTTCGCACCTTAACCCAACCTCTGATATAGGGCATTTTTACCTCGTTGGTACTAAGAGTAATATTATGAATTTTGCCATCTACATTAACATTGGCATCATATTCACCAGTAGAGCCATTGTAGCCTAAAATATTAACCTCTGTTCCCTCTGGAATAATAAAGGATTTAGAAAACAAGCGGGAAATTTTAATATCAAAGCGTGTAAAGCCTACATTTTCCTTGGTGTCAAGACTTGGCACCAGTGCCAAATATTCCACCCTCATAGTTTTATTCAGCTTAGCTATAACATTGCCTGTCACATTGGATGGCTGGTCATATACATCAACATCATTATAAAGAATTTGGCTAAGATATTTTACACGCTCCAATTTAGTCGTCTGCAAATTTTTAGTTACAGACGCTACATCAAAGGAGGTAAAGTGTTCTCCACCTGGTGCAGCAATAAATCTGCCATAAATAAAGCCTGCTAACAAGCCTGCAACTAATCCCAGCGCCAAGAGCCTGTAACCACTGTTCTTGCTAGTAACACCGCTTTTGCTCTTCTGACTATTACCACTAACATCAGCAATAATTTCCGCATCGTCTATACTTTCATTTTTAAGAAAATCCTTCAGCTTGCTGCTATAGGACCTGCTGCCCTGCTGCTTATTTTTGCCAAATAGCTTCATAACAGTTACCCCCTTAAAGCTTATCCTTCTTGCCCAAGGCTAAGGCTACGCCTGCATTAACCTAAGTATTACTACTATTATATTAAGCATCAGTAGTAATGTAAAGTATGCAGTATTTCCTACTGTCTTCTCCTTTCGCACACTCTTTCCAAAAAATATGCTGTTATAAACTCTCTGTCATTGCCTAACGACAATTCCTCTAGGCCCAAGCTACCTTCTCTTAGTCTGTTTCCAATTCATCTTGTTTCCCAAAAAAAGAAAAGCTTAAGTGCAATCGAATGGAAGGCTCCCCTTTTAAGGGGAGCTGTCAGCGTAGCTGACTGAGAGGTGAAACGCAATTTAATGGTATTCTAACATTTACCGCTCCCCTTCGCACACTCTTTAAAAAATATGCAAAAAAAAGAGCCGCGGTACAGCAATAGCCATACCACAGCCCTTTAACGCTCCGCAGAGCAGCTTTATTTAATTATTGTACAATAAGGCTTAAATCGCCAACTGCATGGGTTACGTCCTTAACAGCAGAAAGCAGTGCCAGACGGTTATTTTTAACACGAACGTCTTCGTCCATAACCATAACGTTTTCAAAGAATTCGTTAATAGGAGCAACCAGCTTAACAGCCTCAGCTAAAACGCCAGCGTAGTCATAACGCACCTCAAGGGTGAGAATTTCCTTGCTTGCAGCCAATACAGCTTCATGAAGAGCACTTTCAGCAGGATTTGCAAACAAACCAGTGTTGATAGCGGTTTCCTCTTCAATTTTCTTGCACAGATTGGATACACGGGTAGCAGCCTGAATCAGTGCAGGAGCTTCCTCAGAAGCAACAAAGGCGTTAAGAGCCAGTGCACGTTTATAAAGGTCAGCAACGTCGTCATTACGCTCCTCGGACAGAACTGCATCTACAACGTCATAACGAATACCTTGGTCGATAAGCATATTCTTCAGACGCATACGGATGAACTCGCAGATTTGTTTAACCAGTGCGCCAGCCTTATCAGTAGGAATATTCAGCAGATACATCATACCGCCAACCATTTTGTACAGAGACATGTGGTAGTCAGCATCAATGATGATGTTAATAACGCCCAGTGCCTGACGACGCAGTGCATAGGGGTCCTGAGAACCGGTAGGAGCCATGCCACGGCTAAAGGTTGCACAGATGTTGTCCAGCTTATCAGCAATGCCTACAATGCGGCCAATATGGGAAGCAGGCAGAGCATCACCGGCAAAACGAGGCAGATAGTGCTCAAAAATACCATTAGCAACCTCAGGAGCTTCGCCAGCCAGCTTAGCATATTCGCGGCCCATTACGCCCTGCAGCTCGGTAAATTCAACAACCATGCCTGCAACCAGGTCAGTTTTAGCCAAGAGAGCAGTGCGCTCTAGCTTATCCTTATCAACCTTGCAGTTTAAACCAAAGGCAATCATGTTAGCAGCCTGAACCAAACGTTGGCTCTTATCATTCATGTTACCCAAGCCCTCTTGGAAGGAAACAGTTTTCAGTTTTTCAAGACGGTCCTCTTGGCTAACCTTCAGATCTTCGTTAAAGAAGAATTCAGCATCGCTCAGACGTGCACGCAGTACGCGCTCGTTACCATGAGCAACAACCTCAATATGCTCAGCGCCGCCGTTACGAACGGTGATGAAGCGGTTCAGTAAGGTGCCATCCTCAGCCAGCACGGGGAAATAACGTTGATGCTCACGCATAGGAGTGATTACGCATTCCTTAGGCAGAGCCAGATATTTTTCTTCAAAGGTACCGCACAGTGCAGTAGGCCATTCAACCAGATAGTTAACCTCTTCCAGCAGGTCCTCGTTGATTTCTGCATGACCGCCAACAGAAGCACCCATATCAGTTACTTGCTTGCGAATCAGCTCACGACGAGCGTCTTGGTCAACCATAACAAAGTTTTCCATCAGCACCTTTTCATAAGCATCAGCATTAGGAATTTCTACTGCGCTATAGGTTTTCATAACTGCAGAAGCAACAGTGTTTTTAACCTTGGTTGCAGCCTTGCCAAGCAGGCTCTTAGCTGCATCTACAACGGAATCAAGGCTATCAATTTCATTTTCCTTAGCAGCGTCCTTTACAGAAGGATGCAGGAAACGATGGCCACGAGAATATTTACCGGATTTAACGCCAGTAATCTCTACAGGAACTACCTTGTCGCCAAAAAGAGCTACCATCCAGCGGATAGGACGTACAAAACGGAATTCATGGTCGGACCAACGCATGGTTTTCGGGAAGCTCATAGAGGTGAGGATATCCAGCAGCAGCTCAGGCAGCAGCTTTTCAACAGGTTCACCAGCCAGATGCTTAATTGCATATACATAGTTATCACGAACAACCAGGTCTTCAACCTCAACGCCTTGACCACGAGCAAAGCCTTGAGCAGCGCGGGTTGCTTCGCCATCCTTAAATGCGATTTGTGCAGAAGGACCCTTAGCCTCTACAACAGTATCAGCTTGGGACTCAGCAACGCCATCAGCAATAAAGGTCATACGACGAGGAGTGCCCAGTACACGCACGCCTTCAAAGGGAATGCGCAGCTCAGTCATTTTCTTTTCAGCCAAATCCTTCAATTGTGCCAAAATATTAGGCATAAACTTTGCAGGAATTTCTTCAGTACCAATTTCAAACAGTAACTTTTCCATTATTTTACCTCCCCTTTCTTGCACAGCGGGAAGCCCATTTCTTCACGTTGTTTTACGTAAGCAGCTGCGCACAAACGTGCCATTGCACGTACACGGCCAATATAAGCAGTACGCTCGCTTACGCTGATTGCGCCACGGGAATCCAGCAGGTTAAAGGTATGAGAGCATTTCAGAACGTAGTCATAGGCAGGACGGATATAGCCCAGCTCGATTACGCGCTTAGCCTCTGCTTCATATTTGTTGAACAGGTCAAAAAGCAGTGCGGTATCAGCAATTTGGAAGTTATAGTAGGATTGCTCAACCTCGTTAGTGTGGAATACATCACCATAGGTTACATCGCCAACCCATTTAATATCATATACGTTTTCTACGCCTTGGATATACATAGCCAAACGCTCCAAGCCATAGGTAATTTCTACGGTTACAGGCTTAACATCAATGCTGCCAACCTGTTGGAAATAGGTAAACTGGGTGATTTCCATACCATCCAGCCAAACCTCCCAGCCCAGGCCCCATGCGCCCAAGGTAGGAGATTCCCAGTTATCCTCTACAAAGCGAATATCATGCTCCTCTTGGCGAATGCCCAGCTCTTCAAGGCTTTGCAGATACAGCTCTTGAATGTTTTCCGGAGAAGGTTTAACGATTACTTGGAATTGATGATGCTGGAACAGACGGTTAGGGTTGTCACCATAACGACCGTCAGCAGGACGACGAGAGGGCTCTACATAAGCCACACGCCAGGGTTCAGGTCCTAATACACGCAGGAAGGTGTTGGGGTTCATAGTTCCTGCACCTTTTTCTACGTCGTAGGGCTGTGCCATAATGCAATTTTGCTCAGCCCAAAACTTTTGCAGTTTTAAGATGATTGTTTGAAAATCCATTTTCTGCCTCCTATATTTCTGTTACAAAGACGTCTGCCATGCTGCTTGGTAAAACCAAGGTAAACAAAAAAGCACCTGCGTCCCGTAACTTTAAAGTTACAGGGACGGAGATGCTATAGCTCCGCGGTTCCACCCTGCTTGACTGCAATATACAGTCCGCCTCAATACAATGTTAATTTACAGCTCCAAAGCGCCTTCACCTGCTCTTGCCGGCTTACACCCTCCCGGCTCGCTTAGCTTGCAGGCTACTCCTCTTCTTCATAGCTTAGCTTATAGTATATATTTTTTAGATAAGCTTGTCAA
>Cinder_p1__coassemble_1790_pt1 | contig 11976 bp, 10 predicted proteins | sample Cinder_p1__metabat2_high_PE_022 | metagenome-assembled genome bin Cinder_p1
CTGCAGGCATTGCAGCAAAGTGAGCCTTAGCTAAGCCTGTTGCCAGACCGGAGTTTTGCATGCCAACCTCAACAGAAAGAGCAATTGCTTTTCTCCAGCTCATACCTGTTAAGCGTGCCAGCATAAAGCCTAAGAGATAGCCACAGCAGTTGTGAAGAATGACTATCAGCAGGATAAGACCAGAGGTTTGCAGGATGTTGTCACGGCTAGCACCAATTACACCTGCGATAATCAAAGAAATGGCAATGCCAGAAACTGCAGGCAAGTAATCTGTTGCAGCCTCTGCCAGCTTAGGCAGGAAGGACTTAACAGCAAGGCCCAGACAGATAGGCACGATTACAATCTGTACAATGCTCCAAAACATACCAATAGGGTCAAAGGAAATTTTTTGACCAATGATTTGGTAGGTAATGAAGGGTGTCAGAATAGGAGAAAGAACAGTGGAAACACTGGTCATAGTAACTGAGAGAGCAACGTCACCCTTGGACATAAAGGTAATAACGTTGGAGGAGGTACCACCAGGGCATGTACCAACAAGAACAACGCCTGCAGTCAGTGCAGGGTCCAGATTAAAGGCAGTTGCGATAAGATATGCCAAACCAGGCATAATCAAAAATTGGGCAGCTGCACCTACTAAAACATCACGGGGACGGCTAAGAACTAGGGCAAAATCCTTTAGGTTAAGTGTTGTGCCCATACCAAACATTACAATGCCTAGGAGCAGGCTTAAGACACCTACACCACCAACCTTGCCTAGTACCCATAAAAAGTTTTGGGGCATAGTCATACCCAAAACTAGGAAAAGTACGGCAATAACGCCAAAATACTTTCCAATCATTTGACAGACCTTTTTCATTTGTAAAACCTCTTTCCCTTAAATAAAATAAATTTTTGGAAGGATACTTTGCCCTTCCTTTTTGTATAGTTATCACATTATAACAGAGTTATTGTTGGAAATAAAGGATTAGAGAAGATTTCAAGATATTCCTTTTTAAAAGGCGAAAATATGTTATAATGTATACAAAAATAGCCAATTTGTGCGGAGGTACAGCTGATGTTTACGATTCTGAGAGATTATAGAAATGAAATAGTAATCGAAAAATCTCGTTTTATTTGCTCCCTGAAAAAGGTAAAAAGCGAGGAGGAGGCCCAGGAGTTTATTAAGGCTGTCAAAAAGGAGTTTTGGGATGCAACCCATAATTGCTCTGCATATTTGGTTGATGATTTAGCACAACGCTCTAGTGATGATGGCGAGCCTTCTGGTACTGCTGGTATTCCTATGCTTGAGGTTTTACGTAAAAACAATCTTACTGGTACTGCTGCAGTGGTTACCCGCTATTTTGGCGGTATAAAGCTTGGTGCAGGCGGATTGGTGCGTGCCTATAGTGGCAGTGTTGCAGGTGCAGTTAAGGAATGTGGTCTGGCGGAAAAAATTCTTATGAGCCGTTTTAGCTTTATCTATGATGTAAACAGCGTAGGTAAGATTTTGAATATTCTTTATCAGCAAAGCCTGTTTGAAATTGCTGATGTAGAGTACAATATGCGTGCTAAGGTTATTCTTTTGATGCGTAATGACCAAAAGACAGAGGCCGAGGCCTGGCTGACGGAGAACCTAAATAAGCCGATTGAGCTTGAACTAGAGGGCAGTGAATACGTTGAGGTGCCTGTAAAATAAAAATAATGCTTCGAAAGAGTATCTATGTAGGAATAGAGCTTTTGCGAAGCATTTTGTGTTTTTATGGTAAAAGCACTAAGTAGAAATTTAATCAAAAGTGTTAAAGTAAAAATCTAAATTTATTACACTAATAGTGAGTGAACAATTTATAAGCTGAGCTATTATTTATGCAAGTATGGTGCCAGCGCTTTAAAAAGCCTGTCCAATGCAGGATACAGCACATCATCTGACAAACCGCTATAATTCATAAGCAGGGTATGGGAGCTGTCATTCGTTTGATAATGATAATATTCAGAAAGAAACTTAATATTGATGCCGTGTGCCTTGGCTGCGGCTTTGAGCTCACTGTCAGAAGCAGAGGTATTGAGCTGTAATAGGAAATGAAGGCCACCATCCTCGCCCTTGACCTGCAGAGCAGCTTTGTAAGGGCTGTTATCAATGTATTTTAAGATTTCATTGCGTTTGTTTTTATAATAGGTACGCATACGATTGATGTGACGCTCTAAATGGCCTTCTTCAATGAATTTTGCCAAGGTGAACTGCTCAAAATTAGATACTGTACAGGAATAAAAGCCCAGTTTGTGATAAAACATAGATGCCAGATGTGGTGGTAGCAGCATATAGCTGATACGGAAGGTAGGAGCTAGTGTTTTGGAAAAGGTATTGATGTAAATAACCTTTTCGTCATTGTCTATGCTTTGCAAGGGTGGTATTGGTTTTCCATAGAGTCTAAATTCACAGTCATAGTCATCCTCGATAATATAACGACTGGATTTAGCGCTGGCCCAGCTAAGCAGCTCATAGCGCCTGCTAATAGGCATAAGAATACCTGTTGGAAATTGATGAGAGGGCGTTATATGGAGTATATCAGCGTTACTGCTTTCTAATACATCAGGCTGTACTCCCTGCTCGTCCATGGGTAGAAAACGGCAAAATACATCATTATAGCTATAAACCTGGGCTAATTGAGGGTAGCCGGGGTCCTCTAAGGCATAGATATGATTACGTCCTAGAAGCTGTACCACAAGGTTATACAGGCTTTGGGTGCCTGCACCAATTACTATCTGTTCAGGAGCAACGTTCATACCACGGAATTGATATAAATGTTTAGCTAAGGCCTGCCGTAAGGGCAATACTCCACCTGCAGAGGTATCACCCATAAGGTCGTGCTGGTCAACAGAGCTTAGGGTATAACGCAAAAGCCTGGCCCAAATATTATAGGGAAAGGTGTCCGGTGGTACGCTGCTACGAACGAAATCAGCAAAATAAGCTTCTTTTTTAGTGATTGCAGTATTAATAGTATAGTCTTCCGCTTTTACGCCCTGCAGTGTGGATTGAATTGCAGATACATAGTATCCACGCTTAGGACGAGAAAAGATGTAGCCCTCAACCATTAGCTGAGCATAGGCATTTTCGACAGTAATCAGGCTGATGCCTAGGTTTTTGGCTAAGGTACGCTTGCTTGGAAGCTTGTTGCCCTGTTTCAGGACACCACTAGCAATATCATTTTTTATACATTTATACAGGTGGATGTACATACTCTCACCTGCAAGATTATCAAAGCTATATGTAAGCATTTTTCCTCCAATAAGAAAACTGGATATATAAAGTTTGCTGTATTTGAAGCTATTAATATATTCAGTTAGCAGTATACTATGTACAATACTTTTTGTAAAGCAATACGTATTGGAGGAATAAAGATGAACGAAAGATACAAATTAAATGCTCAATTGGCACAAATGCTTAAGGGTGGCGTAATCATGGATGTTACAACTCCTGAGCAGGCAAAAATTGCAGAGGTAGCAGGTGCATGTGCAGTTATGGCGCTGGAAAAGATTCCTGCAGATATTCGTGCTGCTGGTGGTGTTGCTCGTATGAGTGATCCTAAGATGATTAAGGAAATTCAGGCTGCTGTTTCTATTCCTGTTATGGCTAAATGCCGTATTGGTCATTTTGCGGAGGCACAAATTTTGCAGGCAATTGAAATTGATTACATTGATGAAAGTGAAGTGCTTTCTCCTGCAGATGATGTATATCATATTGATAAAAGAGAGTTTTCTGTGCCCTTTGTTTGTGGTGCAAAGGATTTAGGCGAGGCTTTACGTCGTATTAATGAAGGTGCGGCTATGATTCGTACTAAGGGTGAGCCTGGTACTGGCGATGTTGTTCAGGCTGTACGTCATATGCGTATGATGCAGCGCCAAATTGCTCAAATTGCAGCATTGCCGAAGGATGAGCTGTTTAATGTGGCTAAGGAGCTGCAGGTTCCCTACGATTTGGTGCTTTATGTACATGATAATAAACGTTTACCTGTAGTTAACTTTGCTGCTGGTGGCATTGCCACTCCCGCTGATGCGGCGCTGATGATGCAGCTGGGCGCCGAGGGCGTGTTTGTAGGTTCTGGTATATTTAAATCTGGGGACCCTGTAAAGCGTGCACAGGCAATTGTTAAGGCAACTACTAATTTCCGCGATGCTAAAATGCTGGCAGAGCTATCCGAGGATTTAGGCGAAGCTATGGTAGGTATTAATGAGCAGGAGATTAAGCTGCTGATGGCGGAGCGTGGTAAATAATGACAAAGCTAAGGATTGGTGTGCTGGCAGTACAAGGAGCCTTTATTGAGCATATCAAGGCGTTGGAGACTCTGGGTGCAGAGTGTATAGAACTGCGTCAGCAGGAGGACTTATTGCAAGAATTGGACGGTTTAGTTTTGCCAGGTGGTGAAAGCACTGCTCAAAGCAAGCTGTTACATGATTTGAATATGTTTGCATCCTTAAAGTCTAAGATTGAGGAAGGCTTACCTGTATTAGCAACCTGTGCAGGCATGATTCTTTTGGCAGAGCATTTAAGCAACGACAATAAGGTCCATTTTGCAACTATGCCTATTACAGTAAAGCGTAATGCTTATGGCAGACAGTTAGGCAGCTTTCGCGTGGTAGCAGATTGTGGTAGCTGGGGCAAGCTGCCTATGACCTTTATCAGAGCACCCTTTATTGAGGATGTAGGTAAGGGCGTGGAGGTGCTAGCTACGGTGGATGAACATATCGTGGCTGCAAAATATAATAAGCAGCTGGCCTTGGCCTTCCATCCAGAGCTAGATTTTGCTGAAAACCAAACAATTCATAAAGAGTTTTTAGCTATGTGCACGTCTAACAGATAAGTGAAAGACAATAGAACAAAAAGTAACTCCATAAATCAAAGCAAGGCTCGAGTTTGAGTATTTTCTCAAATTCGAGCCTCTATATTTATGTATGAAGTTAAACGTTTTAGATTTTAACTATCTTATGGTTGTGTTTTTAAATTAGAGTTTTATTACAATCCAGTTTATTTTTCTGCCAGCTTCATAATCCTATCGTAGGCTGCTAAGCCACAGCCAATACCGTGGTCGTGTAAAGCCATCAGCTTGTCTGGTTTAATATCCAGCTTATCAATTTCTAAAGGAATTTGTGGGCGTATGATAACTGCCTTGCCTTCCTGTTCAAGGCGTTCTGCTTCCTCTAGCTGTTTGTTATAAAGTGCAGGACGCTGCTCCATAATTTCCCACAGCTTAGGATAATCCTTATACCAGGTTTTTAGTAGTATTTGAGGAATATGGTTCTTTTTATGGTAACCAACATTGCGTGTTAAAACAAAGATGAATTTTTCATAGCCTTCCTGTTGTGCTTTTTTATAGGGGATTGGTGAAACGAGCGCACCGTCTAAAAGCTCACGTCCGTCAAATTTAACGATAGGAGCTAAAAAGGGCATGGAGGATGAAGCACGTACAGGAGTAAAGCTTTTGCCAATAGCTTCTTTACCAAACCATACATCCTGACCTGTGCGACAATCAGTAGTACCAACCTGCAGTGTTCCAGGGTAATTATAGTAGGTTGTAAAATCAAAGGGAAGCAAAGTTTTGGGCAAATCCTCAAAAATAAAATCAAAGCCAAAAATACTGCCATGTTTAATCCAGTTATTAAGGCTGAAATAACGCTTGTCAGTAACATATTTTTCAATAATGGCACGAGTACGCAGTGGTTGATGCGACATGTAGGACAGAATATTGCAGGCACCTGCAGAAACGGCAGTTATGTAAGGAAAGGTGAGCTCTTTAACCATAAAGGCTTCGAAAACACCTGCAGAAAACATACCGCGCATGCCGCCGCCCTCAAGAACAAGGGCAATTTTATCTAAATGCATGAGTTTACCTCCTTAGGGAAAAATACTGCATTATAGCAGTATAAAGCAAATATATATGCTTACTCTATTAGAATGATAAATTTATTACCATAGAGCAGCAGTATAAGCTATAATATATTATAGCAGGATTTTAAAAGCTTGAACTGTATGGCCTATCAAAATTTTCAATCGGTTGTGTAAAAGTATGGTGTAATCAAAAATGCTATCATAGAAAAGCACGGTTCGATAAATTTGGGCTAAAGACAGTTTCTTATGGCTATATTAAATAAAATTAAGAAGGCAGATTTATAGCTTTAATGTGTTGTCAGGAATAATATTAAAAATAAATTTATGAGGTGAGAAGATGAAGATTGTAGTAATGGAGCCCTTAGGAGTTGCGCTGGAGAAGATTGATGCTTTGGCTGCCCCGTTGAAAGAGGCTGGTCATGAATTTGTTTACCATACTACTAAGGAAATCGATCAGGAAAAGCTTTTGGCACGTGTTGCTGATGCAGATATCATTATGCTGGCCAATCAGCCTTTGGCCGCTGATATTATTAATGGCTGCTCTAATTTAAAGATGCTTTCCGTGGCTTTTACAGGTGTGGACCATATTGATTTAGCAGCTTGTCGTGCTAAGAATGTACTTGTATGCAATGCAGCAGGCTATTCTACTAATGCTGTAGCAGAGCTGACCTTTGGTTTAGCGATTAGTGTAATACGTAATATTGTTTCCTGTGATGCTCGTTGTCGTAGCGCTGCTACTAAGGATGGCTTAGTAGGCTTTGAGCTTTTTGGTAAAACCTTTGGTGTAGTTGGCACAGGTGCTATTGGTAGCCGTGTAGCTAAAATTGCGAAGGCCTTTGGCTGCAGGGTTCTTGCGTACAGCCGTACTACAAAGCAAGAGCTGAGGGAGCTTGGTGTAGAATTTGTTGGCTTGGATGAATTGTTAGCCCAGTCTGATTTTGTTTCCCTTCATGTTCCGCTGACTGAGGCTACTAAGGGAATGATTGATGCAGACGCTATTGGTAAGATGAAAAAGACAGCGGTGCTTTTGAATACTGCTCGTGGACCTGTGGTTGATAGTGCAGCTTTGGCTGAGGCCTTGAATGCAGATAGATTGGCTGGTGCAGGTATTGATGTATTTGAAAATGAGCCACCCATTGCTGAGGAGCACCCCTTATGCCATGCTAAAAATACCGTGCTCACTCCCCATGTAGCATTTGCTAGTAAGGAAGCTTTGGAAGCACGTGCTGATATTGTTTTTGCTAATTTGTGGAAGTATTTTGCAGGTGAACCTCAAAACGTGGTGAAGTAAAAGCTGATATATAAAATCAGCCTAAGCTGGTTTAGCAATAAATAGTAGCGCCGTATCATTGAAGCAATAGAAAAAGCACTATACCATAGAATTTTAACCTGATGGTGATTTGTTGTTAAAACCATAAGAATAAAGTACTATGCATAGTGCTCTAACGATTGTGGACGTAGTTTAATTTTAACTTGCTTGTACACAAAAAAGGAGATGTCTGACTAGCATAAGGCTAGCAGTGCATCTCCTTAATTTTTTAGCGGTATTTGTTTTTATGTTTTTTCTTTTCGTGGTTAGCACGATATTCAGCCTGAGTTTGGTAAACCTGGTAGATGTACAGTGCACACATGGGCAGAGCTACAAAGAAGAAGCCCAACCATTTGTTATCGAAGAAATAGCTGCCTGCCATGCCGGCAATTAAGCTGACAATAACAACTACAAACATATTAACCTTGTATTTCATCAGTAAATTTTTCAATGTTTTCAGCCTCCAAAAATTATACTGATATTATTTTACCATATTTTCACGTTTGGCGTAAATTAATTAGTAAAATAAGCTGCAGAGAGTCTTATTTTAACAGTGCTTCTGGATCTACAGCAATATTTTCCTTAGGGAGCTTGTTTTTGTCGAAAATTGGTAAAAGCTCCTGGGTGGTAATGGGCTCAGGCTTATCAATCTGACCTGCCCAATAGGCCAATTGACCAATAATTGGTTCTGGTGAGCCATAGCGTTGACGTAGCTTGGAAATTTCTAAATCACCATCACGCTTGGCAAGACGTCTGCCGTCCATAGCCGTTAGTAGTGGGATATGAAAAAAATCTGGCGCCTTAAAGCCTAAAAGCTCATAAAGATAAAGCTGCATTGGTGTAGAGTCTAGTAAATCGCAGCCACGTACCACCTCTGTAACACCCATCAGTGCATCATCAACAACTACAGCCAGCTGATAGGCAAAAACACCATCGCTGCGGCGAACTATAAAATCACCGCTTTCCAGGGCCAGGTTATGGTGCTGTGGACCATAGTGTCCATCTGTATAGATAATAGGAGCATCTTGTGTTAGTAGCCTGTAGGCTGGAGCACGGTGCTGCGCCTTGGATATACGCTTTTCAGCAGTAAGCTTGCGACAGGTTCCTGGATAAATGATGCGTCCGTCACTAAGATGTGGTGCTTCGGCGGCGTGTAGCTCGCTACGGCTACAAAAGCATGGATAAACTAGGCTCCGTTTTTGAAGCTTATGAAAGTATTCCTCATAAATAGAGCTGCGTTGACTTTGAAAATAATCTTCGCTATGTTCATCTATGTAGGCTCCTTCATCCCAGGTTAAGCCCAACCATTCTAGGTCATAGCGGAGCTGCTCTGCATTTTTTCTAGGACAGCGTGTTGTATCTAAATCCTCTATACGCAGGAGAATGCTGCCACCGCGACTTTTGGCATGCAGCCATGCCAAAAGGCTGCAGAAGATGTTGCCAAGGTGAAGAAAGCCACTAGGAGTGGGAGCGAAGCGACCACGAATTGTTTGCTTCATTGTAAGTAAGCACATCCTTTTTTATTTCAGCTTGTTTTTTACATCGCGCCAAGCATCTACAACAGTTGTTTCTGCTTGGTCAGCCTTTTGGGTAACTTTGTCAAAAGCTTCTTGAGAGTCAATATTAAAGCGTCTGCTTTCGTCGCCTAATGGTGTGTCCTTGCAGTCTAGGCTTTCAAATTCCTTTGCATGCTTCATGCCTTCACTACGAGCTTCTTCAAAGATTTCCTTAAAGGCAGCGATGTCCTCAGGGCGACCGGCTTTAAGCCAGGCATTGGCAACCTTACCTACAGCGTAGGTTACAGAAATACCTACAGGAATCTGCAGGGGAGCAAAGGGGATAAGGGTAACAAGGGTCTGACCTACGAAGGTACCACCTAATGAGCCTAAAAGGCCTAATACAGCACCTTCCTCCAGTTTAATACCACGGAGCTCTGCCAGACGGGTAATCATATAAACCTCATTAGCCATAAGTGCCATAGTGCCAACTAAGGGAGCAACAACAATAACGCCGGCACGTGCGGCAGCCCATCTGCAGATTTTTTCTGCTTCCCATTCAATATCCTCAGAGTATTTAAAGCCATCAGTAATTCTTTCTTCCGTCATTTTGCACCTCACAAATTTTTTATCAGATTAGTTGTGGTTAAAAAGCAAGAAATAGTTTGTTTAGATATTCGACTTTTTGACCTTAAATCCTGCTAGTACATAATTATTTTTCATTTTAAAGGGAATAGTTGGGTTTATGGTCACCATAAATAGGAGAAGTGATAAGCTTAGCTTATATTAATAATCAGGGACGCAGATAATTTTTAAATTGCTTTTTGTAAATAATTATTTGTGCTAATTATAGGTGATACGTTGCTCTAGCAACGGGATTAAAAATGTCCACATAGGACATAAAATGTCAAATGTAGTTTTGTGGTGGAATGTGTATTGAGTTATGTCACAATGAACAGAAAATGCAAAAACTTAGCAAAGATTATGTAAAGTGTAAGCAGGATAATGAGGTTTGTTAGAGAATTACTAAAATAAGGTTTATGGTGTCTACAACCAAGCTGACGTTTATTTTTAGAAAAAGGAGTGTATGTCAAATGAAAAAATCTAAATGGGCTCTTGGTGCAGCAGCTTTATTGGCTTTATCCGTTGCAGTAGCTGGCTGCGGTGGCGACAAAAAGGCTGACGACAAAAAAGCTGGTGGTGTAAATGGTGAACTGATGGTTTATACCTCCATCTATCCTGACATTATTGACAATATGTGCAAACCTAATGTAGGTAAAGCCTTCCCGGATATGAAGGTTTCCTGGTTCCAGGGTGGCACTGAAAAGGTTATTACTAAAATTACTGGCGAAATCAAAGCCAAGAAGATTGCTGCTGACGTTCTGATGGTAGCAGATCCTTCCTATTATCTGAAGCTTGATGACCAGAAATTACTGCTTCCCTATGTTTCTAAAGAAGCTAACAATGTAATCAGTGATAAAGATAAAGATGGTGCTTGGCATGCTGTTCGCGTAAGTAATATGATTATTGCATATAACGGTAACAAGCTTTCTGCTGAAGAGGCTCCAAAAAACTGGACCGACCTGACTGATCCGAAATGGAAGGGCAAAATTGCTATGCCTAACCCCATGCTGTCTGGTACTGCTTATGTTGCAGTTGGAGCTTTGGCCGACAAATATGGTTGGGAATACTTCGATAAGCTGCATGAAAACGGCATCCGCGTTGAAGAAGGCAACTCTGCTATTCAAAACAAACTGCTGACTGGCGAATATGCTGCAGCTATGATTCTGGAAGAAAACATTCTGAAGCTGGCTAACACTAAGAAAGAGCCTCTGAAGGTTTCTTATCCGACTGACGGTGTAATCTTTGTTCCGTCTCCGATTGCTATCTTCAACACCACTAAGAATCCTGAAGGCGCTAAAGCTTTGGTTGACTGGTGGCTGTCTAAAGAAGGTCAACAAGCAGTTGTTAAAGGCTGGATGCACTCCGTTCGTGGCGACGTTGAAGCTCCTACCGGTTCTGTAGAAACTAAGAAACTGGTTGAAAACAGAATTAAGGTTGACTGGAGAAAACTGGCTGACAACAATGCTCAAACTAAAGAAGAGTTCCGTAAGAGAGTTATGGATAAATAATTCTTTTATAGCATAGGTGCTTCTACAGCAAAACAGGGACGTTTCGGCGTACCCTGTTTTGCTACTCTATATGGAAGTTTCTCATTTTCTTGTTTTCGCTAAAACTTGAGTTCTTCTGCAAAGGTATATGTGTAATTTTATTACTACATATAGTAATTTTTCGTACTTATTTATTGGGGAAAGGAGAAGTATTACTTTCATGTTATCACGCATTAATAGTAAAACAATAGTTATCTCTCTTTCCGTATTGCTGCTGCTCTATTTTGTAATCTTTCCCATGGGCGTGCTGCTTTACGACAGCATTATGTTAGATGGTGCTATTAACTTTGAAAACTACCGCAATGTTTACAGCCAAAACGTAAACTGGAGAGCGTTGACTAATACAGTTGAGCTGTCATTGATGGTTATGATTGCCAGTGTTCTTATTACATTTCCGCTGGCGTGGCTAGTTGGACGTACTGATATGCCTGGTAAAAAGGGCTTTCGTACCCTTTTGGTTTCCAGCTATATGATTCCACCCTATGTAGGTGCAATTGCTTGGGTACAGCTGCTTAATCCTAGTGTTGGCTACATGAACAATATCTTTAAGTGGATGTTTGGTCTGGAGACTGCTCCCTTTGATATTTATACCTTTTGGGGCTTGGCTTGGGTGCTGACGCTGTTTTATTCTCCCTTTGCCTTCATCACTATTTCACGTGCTATGGAAAAAATGGACCCCACACTTGAGGAGGCTGCACGCGTTTCCGGCGCTTCTCCACTCCGTACCGTTTGGGACGTAACCCTGCCGCTGATGGCGCCTTCTATTTTAGCAGGTGGACTTTTAGTATTTATCGCAGCTGGCTCCTGCTTTGGCATTCCATCCATTGTTGGTATGCCCGGTAATATTGAGGTTATGACAACCCGTATCGTAACCTATATTTACATGGGTGATGAGGCTGGCGTGCGTGATGCTACTGCCTTAGCCGCATCCCTGATGTTCTTGGCAAACTTTTTGCTGATGGGTATGACCTGGATGATGGGCCGTAAGGATTATACTACTATTTCTGGCAAGTCCACCCGTCCTAACATTGTTGAGCTTGGCAAATGGAAATGGCCTGCATTTTGTGCAGTTGGTCTTTATGGTGCTATTTCTGTTATTATTCCCTTGGGCTCCATAGTTCTGACATCTTTCTTAAAGTC
>Cinder_p1__coassemble_14895_pt1 | contig 1507 bp, 2 predicted proteins | sample Cinder_p1__metabat2_high_PE_022 | metagenome-assembled genome bin Cinder_p1
ATATCTATAATGGTAGAAAAATAATAAATATTATGACGGCTGTGGCGAGAAGTTGGCTCTGACTGCATAATACTCAAGAGGAGTGACTTTTTTGTAATGAAGGACGTATATTATTTAGCTGCTATCTGTGCTGTAGTTCCTGGTCTTGGCAGAGCTAAGCTGCCAGCATTAATTGCTAGGTTAGGTGGAGCAGAGGCTGTATTTAAGGCATCCGCAGAAGAGCTTTTGGCTCAAAAGCTAGTTAGAGCAAGCCAGGTGGAAAACTTTGTTAATAATAGGAATAATGCTTTACCGGAGCTTATCTATAAGTTTTGCTGTAAAAATAACGTAAAGCTATTATCCCTACTGTTTGAAAAATATCAGCGACCCACCCCTGATACTATACGTCAAAGGAAATTTACCTGCTGATTTATGTGGAGCTGCAGTTGTTGGTTCTAGACAAGCTAGCTCCTATGGCATTAAGGCTGCTGGCGTTTTTGCCGGGGTTCTTGCCAGGGAAGGAATAACTGTTATTAGTGGAGGCGCTAGAGGTGTAGATACTGCTGCTCACGAGGCAAGTCTGCGTGTTGGTGGCAAAACTGTAGCAGTTTTAGGATGCGGTTTGGATAAAGCGTATCCGCCTGAAAATTTAGAGCTGTTTTCTAGAATATGTAAGCAGGGTGCTGTTATTTCGGAGTATGCTCCTGGAACCTTGCCCTTGGCTATGAACTTTCCTGCTCGCAACCGTATTATTGTAGGCCTATCAGCAGCAGTAATTGTTGCTGAAGCTGCTAGAAAAAGTGGTGCTATAATTACTGCTAATATTGCTGCTGATGAAGGCAGGGATGTTTATTGTGTTCCAGGTAATATTTTTGATGGGACTAGCGTTGGCTGTCACGATTTGATTCGTAATGGTGCTAAGCTTGTTGATTCTCCAGAGGATGTTTTGGAGGATGTGTCTGGTTGGAAAAATTTGCTTGAACCATCTGCGACACAGCAGGATTTATTTACAATTGATATGACTATCGATAGCATATCAAAGGAAGAAAAGAGAGAAACAAAACCAAAACAGCAGGAAAAAACGCTGCCAGACAGTGTATCTCCCTTAGGTAGAAAGCTGTGGGAGCTGCTTAGTCAGGGCTCACTTTCGATGGAAGAGCTTGTTGAGCAAAGTGATACAGATTTTACTGCTGTTAGTATAGAGCTGTTAGAAATGCAGGTAGCGGGCTTGGTTAAGGTTGACCAAATGCAGCGTTACCGTCGCAGCTAGGAGGAGAACTAATGACTAAAAATTTGGTAATAGTGGAGTCTCCCACAAAATCTAAAACTATAGAAAAGTTTTTAGGTAAAAACTTTACTGTAAAGGCTTCCATGGGGCATTTGCGTGATTTACCTAAAAGTACTTTTGGTGTAGATGTTGAAAATGACTTTGAACCTAAATATATTAATATTCGCGGCAAGGGCGATTTGATTAAAGAGCTGAAGGGCTTAGCCAAAAAATCAGATAAAGTATATCTGGCAACTGACC